>BNJU01000828.1_pt1:687500-732713 | contig 732713 bp, 877 predicted proteins | sample 8539281 | NCBI WGS metagenome assembly BNJU01 (sample SAMD00202456, study PRJDB9452) | human saliva metagenome | isolation source: human saliva | place: Japan
GTCCATCAATGTCAAGACCTGGTAAGGTTCTTCGCGTTGCGTCGAATTAAACCACATACTCCACCGCTTGTGCGGGCCCCCGTCAATTCCTTTGAGTTTCAACCTTGCGGTCGTACTCCCCAGGCGGGGTACTTATTGCGTTAACTCCGGCACAGAAGGGGTCGATACCTCCTACACCTAGTACCCATCGTTTACGGCCAGGACTACCGGGGTATCTAATCCCGTTCGCTCCCCTGGCTTTCGCGCCTCAGCGTCAGTTTTCGTCCAGAAAGTCGCCTTCGCCACTGGTGTTCTTCCTAATATCTACGCATTTCACCGCTACACTAGGAATTCCACTTTCCTCTCCGATACTCTAGATTGGCAGTTTCCATCCCATCACGGGGTTAAGCCCCGAACTTTTTAAGACAGACTGACCAATCCGCCTGCGCGCGCTTTACGCCCAATAATTCCGGACAACGCTTGCCACCTACGTATTACCGCGGCTGCTGGCACGTAGTTAGCCGTGGCTTTTCTATTCCGGTACCGTCAATCCTTCTAACTATTCGCAAGAAGGCCTTTCGTCCCGATTAACAGAGCTTTTACAACCCGAAGGCCGTCATCACTCACGCGGCGTTGCTCCGTCAGACTTTCGTCCATTGCGGAAGATTCCCCACTGCTGCCTCCCGTAGGAGTCTGGGCCGTGTCTCAGTCCCAATGTGGCCGTTCATCCTCTCAGACCGGCTACTGATCATCGCCTTGGTGGGCCGTTACCCCTCCAACTAGCTAATCAGACGCAATCCCCTCCTTCAGTGATAGCTTATAAATAGAGGCCACCTTTCATCCATCCTCGATGCCGAGATTGGATCGTATGCGGTATTAGCAGTCGTTTCCAACTGTTGTCCCCCTCTGAAGGGCAGGTTGATTACGCGTTACTCACCCGTTCGCCACTAAGATTGATAGAAGCAAGCTTCCATCGCTCTTCGTTCGACTTGCATGTGTTAAGCACGCCGCCAGCGTTCGTCCTGAGCCAGGATCAAACTCTCCAAGATATCTTGAAGCTATTTGAATAGCTCATTATTTGTTGTCGTTACATGTAAGTAACTTTGAATTATGGTTGGTTTTGACTTTGTCAAAACCCGCACTCTGGCATATGTTCAATCATATTGATTGATTACCTATCATTGTTCAGTTTTCAAAGATCTGTACCAGTTTCCACTACCTTCTTTCGAAGTGTTTCATCAACTGGCGACTTGATTATTCTATCAAGTTCAGCTCATTACGTCAAGCACTTTTTAAAACTTTTTTCAGAAGTTTTTTTGTGCTCATCGTTTGTGCTGTGTCCTAACGACTTGTATAAGTATAGCACAAATAAAATAATCGTCAACATATAAAAACCTTGTTTTTACAACTTCATTTTAAATTCACCACGCCTCATCATAAGCCCGCCTTAATTCCTTATTAATTCAGGTTTTAAATTGTATAACACCTTTTTTTCAATCACTTTAGTTCATTTTTATTTTTTTAACTAACTTTCACTAATTACTACTAAAGCTAAAAAAATCCTTATAGAATACTTTCAAAAGTATCCTATAAGGATTTATGATTTTATCTAAATCTACGAAGGGAAGCTTTCACAAATGAAATCTCCATATAACTATATTTCTAATGGAGTATATTTTTTAATCCATACATGATATAGACCGAGTGCTACTACCATAACTAAAGCAGCAATAATATATAGGTATTGATATCCTAATGCATTTGCCAGTAATGCAAGTATAATAGAACCAGCGCCTACACTTATATCAAGAGCTAAGAAATATGTCGCCGTTGATACACCTGCTCGTTCAATAGATGCTGATTGTATAGCTAACGCTTGAAATGCCGGCTGGGCCGCCCCATAGCCCAATCCCAATAATGGAGCTGTAAGAATAATAGCCATTGGTGTTGTGGCAAGGCCTAAGCCAAATAGGCCTAATATAAATAAGCCTAACCCAGGATAAATAATGAACTTAGATCCATAACGAGCATAGACTTTCCCCACCAAAGGTCGACTGATTATAATCATCAAAGCAAAGATAGCAAAAAAAGCACTACCCCTAATACCTGCGCCCATACTATTCAGCTCGATAGGAATAAATACTAAAACGCCTGAATAAGTAAAACCTATGAATAAACCCATTAATGCCCAAGGCAAACTTTTGCTTTCTATAAACTGAGAAATATGCCAGCCTTTGTGCTTAGACGTTTTTGGTAAGGCTAACTCTTTTGAAAGAGGAATAACATTACTTAACAGCAATACGTCATCGCCAGTCCTACATCTAAATCACTACCACTTAGTTCGGAAGTAATCACTATAGGTAATGCAGCTACCAATACATAATGAGTCATATATAATATGCCACAGACTAAAAAGAACCTCTCTAGACTGTATGCTAGAGAGGTTCAGTACTTTTACCATTATTATAGTAAAAGCAGTTCATATATTATTGTTGATTGCGGATATCGTTTTTGTTGCGACTTTTCCACATAACCCATAAGGATGTAGCTACACAGATAGAGGAGTACGCACCACTAGCAAAACCGATAATCATACAGAGAGCAAAGTTCTTTGTAGTGTCCCCACCAAATAGATAAAGAGATACACAGGCGAACATAACTGTAGCTAATGTATAGAAACTACGGTGAATACTTTGTGTAATAGATGCATTCGCAAGATCTGCAAATGTATCAGAACGTTTATGTGTATGTGTATTTTCACGAACACGGTCAAAGATAACTACAGATTCATTCATGGAGTAACCTACAACCGTAAGAATAGCAGCAAGGAAAGACGCATCAATTTCCAATTGGAAATAAGAGAATACGCCAAGCACCATGATTAAATCGTGGAAAATAGCAACAAGAGCAGAAATAGCAACTTTATATTCAAAACGATAAGAAATATACAATGCTAATGCTGCGAATGCTATAACAAGATTTAACAACGCATGTTCTGTAACCTCAGAACCAATTACAGCACCTACAGTTTCAATACGTTTAACTGTATTGTTTCCAATAGATTTAGTCAAAGACTCTACAACAGCGGCACTTTCACTAGCCTCGAGATTACGTGTACGAATCATTACGTCTTCGCCCGCTGTTTCACCAGTAGTATCACCAGAAAGCTGAATTTGTGCATTTTCAAGATTATATTCTTTCAAAACGTCACGAACTTGACTAACCTCTACAGGTTGATCAAATACAACTTCAACAATTGTACCACCAGTATAATCAATACCAAAGTTAAAGCCTTTAGTAAAGATAGAAATCAAACTGATAATAACAAGTGTGGAGGAAATAGCAAACCACCAACGATGATGTTTAATTACGTCTAATGTCATTTGCGTTTACCTCCTTTCAAAGATTTTGGTGCAAATGCGTCAGCACTTTTGCTTGGAGAGATATTCGCACCAAACCAGAATGGATGGTTCGTAAAGTTACAGTCTATAAGTAAGCGCAACAAGAAATGACTCACCGTAATCGCTGTAAACATACTTACAACAACACCTACGCCTAAGCTGATAGCAAAGCCTTTTACCGGACCAGAACCTAAGATTGTCAAGATACCAGCCGTAATAATAACGGATACGTTCGCATCTGTAATTGTTGCTAAAGCACGACTAAAACCAGCTTCCATTGCTACACGCATGGATTTACCAGAAAATACCTCTTCCTTAAATCGTTCAAAGATAAGGATATTAGCATCTACAGCAACACCCATGGATAAGATAATACCAGCAATACCTGGCAATGTCATAGTCGCATTAAAGCCTTTACCTAATACAAGTAATAAGAGCATTACATATACAAGTAATGCGATATTAGCTACGATACCGGAAAAGCGATATAAAATAACCAAGAAAATCATGATCATTGCAATACCAGCACTGAAGGCTACAACAGATTTATCCTTGGAATCTTGACCTAAAGAAGGACCTACTGTACGAACTTCCAATACATTAATTTTAACAGGTAATGCACCGGAACGTAATAAAATAGCTAAGTCTTTAGCTTCTTCTAAGCTTTGACTACCAGAAATTGTTGCTTTACCACCTGTAATTGCTTGTTGCACTACAGGATTAGTCAATTCTTTACCATCCAAAGTAATGGCAATGCGACGGCCAATATTTTTAGATGTTAAGTCCGCAAATTTCTTAGCCCCTTCATCGCTTAATTCAATAGCAACGAGTGGTTGTTTATTTTGACCTAACTCTTCTTTCGCATCTTTTAAATCATCACCAGTCATAACAGTTTGACCTTGGTCATTCTTAAATTCTAAGACCGCAGTTTTACCGATACGTTTTATCGCTTCGTCAGGATCTTTTACGCCTGGCAATTCGATGATAATACGGCGAGCACCTTCACGTTGTACCAATGGTTCAGACAAACCCATTTCATTAATACGACGCTCTAAGATTTGCTTCGCCCGTTCCACTGCATCATTGTCAGCTTGACCAGTTGCAGAATCCTCTGCTTCCAATACGATATGCGTACCACCTTGTAAGTCTAGGCCTTGTTTCAAAGAACCTGCTAAAGGTTGAATGAAATACGCAAATAATCCAATGATGGCAGCAATGACTACTAAAAACTTGATAATAGCTTTACCGTTCAAAATAGTTGCTCCCTTCTACTACTATACGCAATGTATAACGCCTTGCTCCGTTACAATCTTGTTCATCCGTTGGTCCAATTCATCCATAGGGATTGGTTCATCCCAAATTTGGATAGCCCAACATACGCCCATATATGTACTTGGTGAAAGTTCCTTGAGAAATCGATCATAATACCCATTCCCCATCCCCATGCGACCACCTTGACGGTCAAAGCCAGCACCAGGCACTAAAATCAAATCCAAGTCATGTGGATTAATAACCTCGTATGGCTCAGAGGGAATGCGTATATTTAACACACCCCGAGTGATAGATTCTAGAGACTTGAGACGAACTGCAATCATTGTCGTCTTATCTGTACAAACTGGAACATATACGGATTTACCATGTTCTAAAGCATGACGAATCACATCGTCTAAATTGGCCTCCTTGGGCATCGCCAAATAGGCCATAATGCTATTGGCTGATTTATATTCAGGAGTATTGACGATTTGCTCCGTCAACATTGATGTCCATGTATTACAATCAGCAACGGATAAAGCAGCGCGCTGGGCCTTGCACGCCCGGCGCACTGCTTCCTTTGTATTCATTATTTTTCTTCCTTGTTTTTCTTGGAAAGAACGTTAGCAATTGCAGAACGCGCAAATGTTAACTCCACTTTTTCAGATACTTGAACCTTTACTTTTTCATCATCAAGTTCAACGATTTCACCATAAATACCGCCAATAGTAACGATTTTTTGGCCTTTTTTCAAACTGCCCAACAAATTAGCGCGCTCTTTTTGTTGTTTTTTTTGTGGACGCCATAATAAGAAATAAAAGATTACGACCATCAACAAAATAGGCCAACTAGTTTGCAACACTTGTAAAATATCTTCCATTTTATCCTCCTAGTATAATAAATATATTTTTCTTTTCTAGTATAGCCACCTAATATAGATTTGACTAGACTTAATTACTATTTTTTAAAGCTATCCCAAAACTGCATTCTAAATTGGGGGAATCGATCTTCCAAAATAGCTTGTCGCATTTGGCGCATAAACTCAAGCAAGAAGTAGAGATTATGGTATGTTACGAGACGCAATGCCAAAATTTCTTCCGCCTTATACAGGTGACGAATATAAGCGCGGGAATAATTTTTACATGTATAGCACTGACAGCCTTCTTCTAAAGGACCCCAATCATGAGCAAACTGCGCATTTCGAATATTAAGGCGCCCCTTCCAAGTCATAGCCATCCCATTTCGAGCAACACGTGTTGGATATACGCAGTCAAACATATCAATACCACGTGCCACGCCTTCAACGAGACAATCCGCTGTACCAACGCCCATCAAGTAACGAGCCTTGTTAGTTGGCAACAATGGTGTAGTATATTCCAAAATCTCATTCATTAAATCATAAGGTTCCCCAACGGATAAGCCGCCGATACTATAGCCTTCAAAGTCCATAGCGACTAACTCTTCCGCACTTTGTTTACGCAAGTCTTTATACATGCCGCCTTGAACAATGCCAAACATACCTTGACGGTCATGAGCCTTACGAGCCTCTTGGCAACGATGAGCCCAACGTGTGGTACGCGCTGTAGAACGCTTCGCATAATCATGATCTGCTGGATATGGAATGCATTCATCAAAGGCCATCGCAATATCAGAACCTAATTGCTCTTGTACCTTTGTGGCAACTTCTGGAGATAAAAATTGTTTAGAACCATCAATATGGGATCTAAAAGTTACACCTTCTTCAGTAATCTTACGCATGTCGCCTAAGCTAAATACTTGGAATCCACCGCTATCTGTTAAAATAGCTTGATCCCAATTCATAAACTTATGCAACCCACCTGCTTCTTCCACAAGTTCAGGCCCAGGACGAAGGAATAAATGGTACGTATTACTCAAGATAACTTGAGAACCCATAGCCTTTAATTCTTCAGGTGTCATTGTTTTAACAGTTGCCTGTGTACCTACAGGCATAAACATAGGTGTTTGGAAGGTACCATGTGGTGTATGCAATAAACCTGCACGTGCCCCCGTATGAGGACATGTCTTTTGTAATTCATAGGTAATACTTGGCATAGTCCCTCCTAACGAATAAACATAGCGTCGCCAAAGCTAAAGAAGCGATAACGTTCTCGAACAGCTTCTTCATAGGCCGCTAAACAATGTTCACGACCGGCTAATGCACTAATTAACATTAACAATGTAGATTGAGGTAAATGGAAATTCGTTACCAATGCATCAATCATCTTAAATTTATAACCAGGATAGATAAATTTGAGTCCATCCACTAATACCTTGTAGTATACCGTCATCATTCGTAGCAGACTCTAGTGTACGTACAGATGTAGTACCTACCGCAATAATACGGCGTCCGTTTCTCTTAGCTGCATTAATACGGTCCGCGGTTTCTTGAGATACAACGAAGAACTCACTATGCATCTCATGATCTTCAATCGTCTCTGCCGATACAGGTCTAAAAGTACCAAGACCAACATGCAAGGTTACAAACTCGAGCTCTACGCCTTTAGCTTTTATTTTTTCTAAAAGCTCTGGTGTAAAGTGAAGCCCTGCTGTTGGAGCAGCAGCAGAACCTTTCTCCTTTGCATATACCGTTTGATAACGGTCTTTATCTTCTAACTTTTCATGAATATATGGAGGTAATGGCATTTCACCAATTTCTTGTATCACATCATCAAATACACCATTGCAAGTGAACTCAATGATACGGCCTCCAAATTCAGTCTTATCTATTACAGTCCCACTTAAGCGGTCGTCAAACTCTATGACTTGACCAATAGGACATTTTTTGCCAGGTTTAACAAGGCATTCCCACCGGTTTTCACCACATGGAGTGAGGAGCAATACCTCTACCTTGCCACCAGAACCTTGCCGTTGACCATATAATCTTGCAGGAATAACCTTTGTATTATTAAATACAAGTACATCCCCTTCATGAAGTTCATCAATCAAATCGTAAAAATGCTCTTTATGCGCAACCTCACCGGTAACCTTATCCAAGGTTAAAAGTCTTGCTGTATCGCGAGGTTCTACAGGATGTTGAGCAATTAGTTCCTCTGGCAATTCATAATCAAAATCTGTAACTTTCATCGTAATCCTTATTAGTACATTTTCTTTAATGTAATGCCACTATAGTAGTGACGCAAAATAGTTTGGTAATAATTTGTATCCCCTGGGGTAGCACGTTTCGCCATCTCCGCAGCACCCCATTGAGACATACCAAGACCATGTCCCCAACCGTGGCCTTTAATATAGACAGTATCATTATTGCCCGTAAAGTTATGATATGCCTTACCCGTACCTTTAGCAGGGTTGTGATTTACATAGAAATCAAATAGTGTAGATTTTAAACCTAAAATACTACGCAAGGAATCGCCATCTACTGTCGTCTTTCCAGAGGTGCCTATGAAAGTAGCACTCTTAATACGTCCAGACACGCCTCTGTCAGATGTTTGTTGACCTGGCTTACCAAGTGGTGTCAATTGGATACTCTTCAATTTGCCGACACCTTTACTTGCTGCATTGAGCTTACTTTCAAGGGCCTGACGAGATGTAGTAACCGTCCAATTCGATGTAGATGTGCCAGTACTAAAATCCTTTACACCTTTCAAATATGGTACATCACTGCCCCACACATTAACACTATCCTCAGTATAACCACCACCATCAGAATGGAATAAGGCATTAATAGGGCGTTGATTATATAGCATAACCATACCCTTTGTCTTATTTACTGCATTAGTAGTAGCCTGAGTTTCACCACTAACCCCATTATAGACTTGATGATCTGTGGACGTACTCACATCATACAATTTCCCTTTATTTTCTTCCATTGTATGAAGCGCATAAGTGCGAGCTGCTACAGCTTGTGCTTCTAATGCTGCTGCAGGCCAAGACGGAACGACTTCCTGTGGAACTACGCCATAAAGATAATCTTCAAGAGGTACAGAGTTAATAACCATCATTTTACCATTATTAGCACGTAATGTAAGTCCACCGCGATAACCTTTACCTTCAAACAAGAATGGTGCATCACTATTAGCTGGTTTTAAGGTAACTACACTATCAATGGCCTTGCCATTAACAACAATTTTACCACCTTGAACACCAACAGAGGTACCACGATTTGCACTAATTGTACTAACTTGACCATTATTACTATTTAACACAACCATATTAGCAGTAGATGTCACCTTAGCATCGGAGCTACGGCTTCCTAATAGAACACGTACATTTGGTACATGCTCTATGCGCTCCGTAGCAGGCGTTACTACAGAACCTACCTTATTGCGCGTAATAACTGCCGTATTAGCTTGAATGCTATCCGCTTCCGTTGTTTTCACTACTTTAGGAGTAGTTCGTTTGAAGCAGCTGGCTTTTGAGCTGTTGGTTTAGCGCCCGTAGCTACAGGTTTAGCAACTGGCTTCGGAGCAGTACCTGCAGGTTTTGCAACTGCTGTTGATTTAGCAGTGCTAACTGTTTTAACAGTCGTTGCTGGCTTTGCTGCAGTACTAGGCTTTGCCGCATTCACCGGCTTAGCACTAGGTTTTGCTACAGTAGGTGTAGCAGTAGACTTAGAAGTCGTTTTCGCTACAGGCTTTGCAACGGGTTTCGTTACAAGAGGTCGAAAAGTTGACTTCTTAGTCGAATTTACTTTCGATACATTTATTGTAGATACTGTTGATTTCGGCATTGGCTTTTTAGTTACTACTGTACTTTTATGTTGCAATGTTGCCCCTTGAGCAACAGAAGCACCGCCAATATTTACACCTAAAAACAAAGTTGCCATTATCATCAATTGTAATCGTTTCGTTTTCATTGTTATTTCCCTGTCTGTGAAATACCTAAATGCTCATAGGCTAATTTAGTGGCCACCCTCCCACGCGGTGTACGTCCTAAAAAACCTAGTTGCATCAAATATGGTTCATACACATCTTCGATGGTATCTCTCTCTTCGCTGATAGCTGCCGCAATAGTATCGATACCTACTGGACCGCCATCATACTTTTCAATAATACACTCCCAACACACGTCGATCGATTCGATCGAGTCCTTCTTTATCTATATATAAACGTTGTAACGCATCATCTGCAATGTCTTGAGTGATAACCCCATCACCAATAACTTGTGCAAAATCACGTACCCGTTTAAGTAGACGATTTGCGATACGCGGCGTTCCCCTTGAACGACGCGCAATTTCGCTAGCCCCAGTTGGCTCAATACCTATATTGAGTATTTCTGCAGCTCGAGTCACAATAAACTCTAATTCTGGTTGTTTATAATATTCCAACCGGTTAATAATACCAAAGCGGTCCCTTAAAGGTGCCGCCAAAGCCCCGGCCCGTGTAGTGGCACCTACCAAAGTAAACTTTGGCAAGTCAATGCGCACCGTTCGAGCACTTGGGCCCTTACCGATGATGATATCGATAGCATAGTCCTCCATAGCAGAGTACAATACTTCCTCAACACTACGAGACAAGCGATGAATTTCATCGATAAATAGTACATCGTGATCATCTAAATTTGTTAAAATCGCAGCCAAGTCACCAGACTTTTCAATGGCAGGACCAGAGGTTATGCGAAAATTAACACCCAATTCATTCGCAATAATCCCTGCCAAAGTAGTCTTCCCAAGACCTGGTGGACCATAGAGCAATACGTGATCTAAGGCTTCACCACGTTGCTTAGCCGCCTGAATATACACATTTAGATTTCCTTTGGCTTCTTCTTGGCCTACGTATTCATTAAAGAACTTTGGACGTAGACTATATTGCCATATATCTTCTTCGTGCTCGCCATTTCCGACAAGGCGTACTTCTTCGTTCATCCTTATCGTCCTTTCCCAAGCTCAATCAAGCTGACTTTAATCAACTCAGATACATCGCGTTTACCATCATCTAAGACTCTACAATATCAGCTACATCTCGTTCTGAATAACCTAGCGATACGAGAGCTTCAATAGCCTCACAGGTAGCACCACTAGCGGAAACACCAATTGGCTGTATAGCTGCTGGAGAATCTGCAGATATATGCGTCATTTTCGCTAACTTATCCTTTAACTCCAGAACAAGTCGCTCTGCAGATTTCTTACCAATGCCAGGCAATTTGGTTAATTGCTGTACTTGGCCATTAATAACAGCTAATTTGAAAGCCTCCGGCGTCATACCAGACAAAATGCCAAGCCCCACCTTAGGCCCTATACCGGAAACAGAAATGAGTAAAATGAACAACTCATACTCCTCTTCCGTCCAAAAGCCATAGAGTTGCATTGCATCTTCCCGCACATTCAAATACGTAAATAGCGTTGCCTCATGACCTTCAATCAATTGTTGACGCGTAGTGGTCGGCACATAAACGCGATACCCTACGCCATGTACATCTACGTAACAAGACTCTTTAAAGAGATGTGTTACGATGCCCCGTACATACCCTATCATTATACCAACCTCTTCAATCTATCAGTGTGAGAACTATGAGCCGTACAGATGGCAACAGCTAATGCATCTGCCGTATCATCGGGCTTAATCTTCTCACGAATCCCCAAAATATTCATGGTCATGTAAATAACCTGATTTTTATCGGCCTTACCATAACCAGTAACAGCCTGTTTAATTTGTAATGGCGTATATTCATATATAGGTATTCTCTGTTGCTCTGCGGCCAGCAATATAACCCCACGAGCTTGACCTACCTTAATCGCCGTCGTTACATTACGATTAAAAAAGAGTTCTTCTACACCAAATTTATCCGGCTTAAATTCCTCTAGAATATCACTTAAATCATTAAATAAAATTTCTAACCGTTGTGAATCAGTTAATTCCTTAGGAGTGGTAATAGCCCCAAAGGCTACTGGCGTTAACTTGCTACCCTTCACGTCAATAATGCCATACCCGCATATAGCCGTGCCTGGGTCAATACCTATTATTCGCACCTCAACCCACCTTAGTTTAAAAATGAGATAAGCTGTCGCCTACCTCCATTACATAATCTATTTTATTATAGCACAATACCACATCGAATTTCATGAATTCCAATATAAAATTTATAAGAAATCTATTAGTATTCTTAACATTTACAGAAACCCTAAATTTCATAAATCAATAAAAAAGGAGCACCCCTCAGAGTACTCCTTAATATTATTCTTCTTCGTCGTCTGGCAAAATACCGTTGTGATATACGTTTTGTACATCATCAAGATCATCCAATACGTCGAGCATTTTTTGCATTTTTACAGCATCATCGCCAGTCAATTCAATTGTAGTATCTGGAATCATTGTGATTTTCGCTACTTCTGTTTCAATGCCCGCATCAGCAAGAGCTGCTTCTACCGCATCATAATCTTCAGGAGTAGTATAAATTTCAAATACATCGTCTTCGGACTTAAGGTCTTCTGCGCCTGCTTCAAGAGCTAACATAGTCAATTCATCTTCATCATGACCTTCTTTATCGATAACGAATACGCCTTTAGATTTAACATCCAACCTACACAACCGCTTTCACCAAGGTTACCACCTTGTTTAGAGAATGCATGTCGTACATCGGCAGCCGCACGGTTACGATTATCCGTCATAACCTCTACAGTAACAGCCACACCAGCTGGACCATACCCTTCATATACGATTTCTTCGTATGCGTTCATATCCGTAGCACCAACGCCTTTATCGATGGCACGTTGAATATTATCCTTAGGAATATTGTTTTCACGAGCTTTTTGCAAAGCCAATTTCAAACGCATATTACCTGTTGGATCGGCACCACCCATGCGTGCTGCAACGGTAATTTCGCGACCGATTTTTGTAGCTAGTTTAGCCTTCAAAGCATCAGTTTTGCCTTTTTTATGTTTAATATTTGCCCATTTTGAATGTCCTGACATAGACGCCTCCTATTTATTCCACCATGCCTCGCCCCGCAATCGATCTAAGATGATTGAAACGGCACTACGCACAGATAAATGATTGTATTCACCATGGCCATATATAGGTTCTAAAATATAGTCAAAGCTTTCCATCGTTTCTTTTGTCATACCATAACCGGTACCAAATAATACTAACACAGGGCGGCCCTCATTTTCAAGGTGTTCACGCATCCGTGCATAGGAAATTGTATTATCATAAGTTCTAGCATCGGTAGTTGCTACGATAGGTTTTACCCCTTCCAGTTCCTCGATAGTACGCACCGCAACAGCGATAGAATTAACGAGTTCAACACCTGTGAAAGCATCTTTTCTGTCCGGATTATAGGTACTACCAAAGCCTGACTTCCAATGCTCCATAATTGTAGCTGCTAATTCTCGTTGAGCTGGTATATTATGAATCACAAAATATTTAGATACATCGTAGGTGATAGATGCGCGTGCAATATCGTGAATATCATAATTGGTAATGGCCGTCGTTATCACATCTTTATGCTTATTCATAATTGGATAATGAACAAGTCCAATATATAAATTTGCCAATACTATATCTCCTAAATCTTAAACAACTTTTATCAATACATAGTACCACCATATCCATTACGAAGCACTAGACCGCGCACCAGCACTACCAAAACCAGACTTTTGCCCTATAGATGATGCTTTCTTACTTCTACTATTCTCATAACTACGAAAACTTCTTCCACCTCCATAGCCATGTATAGTTGATCCTGATGACGTATATTCATTAGGTTGTTCATACGGTTTTAATGGCGATACCGCGCGATACGTCATAGTTCGTCCATCCATACGTGCCGTAGGAGGATTAAATCCATGAAATATATAATACCCAGCTGCAATAGTTGGTAACAAACTTGCCAAACCAGCATCCCACACTAAGTTTCCACCATTATCACGGTGAAAGGTAACTGAGCGATTATCATCATACAAGGCGGTTTCTTTTCCATCGCCATGGTTTAAAAGAGAATACCGATTACCTTGACTATCCTTTAATCGAACCTCCCCCTCATTTGCCTCTGGATAAACCTTATCACACACAGCATAGGAGATATCGTTCCAGTAGGAATACACACCTACAAGACCAGCAACTGCGGCAAAAGCACCTGTAAGGTATATGGTTTTCTTACTTGGCTTATACATAAAACGCTCCCTTAGTGCACAGCACCGCTAATAACAAGAGCAAGACCTACGAAAATGCCAAATACAAGAATACCGGCCGCTGTATTACCACGCATAATTTCTTCGGATAATTTATATTTACGATGCCAAATATTGATAAACATATAGCCCGTTACAAATAGTATAATACCTAGCACAGCGTATACAACGCTGGCTACAATGCCATGTAACAAGGACGTATCAGCCGTAGTCACGGCTGGTGACATAATAACAGAACGCAAATTTCACCGATACCGATAAATGATCCCGCTGAAAGCCACGCCACAGCACAGTTACCACGCTTAATTTCTTCACTAAATTTTCCAGGCACGAAGAAATCGATAACCGTGTTCGCTGTCAACATCAGTATAATACCAAAACAAGCATAAAAAATTGTCAATAATACATCTGGTATATAAATCATAATAAGCCTCCTAATAATATAATTTTGTATTGGATGTGTTGTTAGAGTTGCTGGTAGGATACAATCGTTCGCGTCCCGTATTATCTCCTAGTCGAACCATGGTCGCATAGTTATCGAGTATATGAGAGCTGATTAATGTACGATCAATAATTTTCCAATCCTCTTGTGTTAATTTTGATTGTTCACATACCTTAACCCTAGTTTGTCCATCCGTATTAGTGATGAGATACACCAAGTCCCCAGAATAAAATACAATAACTTCATGTCCCTCTTCTAAGTTATCCCGCTCATTCTTAATATCACCATTCACAGAATCAATCAAGTCTAATGCGGTACTAACAGGATCTAGTGTAGACGTGTATACATAGTCGCTATCCGAATCTGTTTTTGTATAATATGCAGATGTGTCATGCATATGTTCTTTTGCCGTGTAAGGCACTCCAAACATAGCGCGTATACTATGCCAAGACAAATCATTGTCCGACCAAAATAGAAATAGTAAAAATAGTACACCATACCCCACGCCAACAGCAATAGAACCAAACCTCTTTTTCATTGATTTGTTACGCATCTTTTGCTTAATAGCTTGAGCGGCTGCATCATTACAAAGACGAATGTTCACCAAGGGCACTCGTGATCCTTCAGCAAACATTTTTTTACCTTCAAACCACTCTTCTTCAAAGAATACACTAGCACCACCTTCACAAGGTAGCTGATATTCTCTATATCCTGCGCGATCCCCTACGGAGGCACCACTTTCACCATCCACATCGACAACCTTTTCTAAACCGATTTGATGTAATGTAAAATCTTTCCCCGGCCGTGTATGAAAGGATGTTCTAGATACGGTACACCATTCATTATCATTATACTCAATGGTTAACCATATTTTATCGATTCCTTCAACAGCCTCTAGTCCATATTCATGCCAATAATCACCTGGTGATTTTGTCATAGACGGCTGGCCCCTATAGGATTGTTCCTTATCTGCTTTTGGAATAATCTCTATATATTTAATTTTCTCAGTGATTACATAACGGCTGCCATGAACCTCTAAGACATCATAACAATTAAACTCCATACGCACCCTCGCTAAAATAGACATAACCACGACCGCTACGAAGTAAACCTATTATCATTCGTTTAACATACTATATAGCCACAAATTCCATAGTATTTTCCTTACTCTATTAGTAATGGTACAAAGTATGCTTCTGTACCAGCTATCTCTTCCGGAGAAAAACGGCATCCTACCGCAGAAGCTTGATCGCCAAGCATAAAACAGGATAAGGTTAAAAATCCATCTTTCACTCCACAATCAACTGTATGAGTAAAACGTTTCTGCTGTATAAAGTCTTGATACATAACCTTTTTACTATCGCGACAAACAATATCGTCATAGTTATCAACTAGCTTTTCCATGTAAAGCTCAGATGTATCACCACGCTTTTGAACAACTTGTACATGCCTTCCTTCACGGCCCCAAATCTCCTTTTGAATATAAAGGCCATCATCAAGAGCTGAAAAATCATTTTCAAAATAGGATGGTGCCAAATAACGCTCGATGATATCTCGATCTGGTTTTGTAAAAAATTGATCTGTTAAATACAATGCATATACTAAGGACATAAAGGATTTATTTTGTAGAATAATGGACTCTGGCGGATTAAAAAGAGCAAATCTATTCTCCTCGTACAGATCTAAGAACATCTCACCCAAAGGTTCATTATCAGGTGTTTGTTCATCAATCAAAAGTTCCATGGGATGCAATCGATATAATAGAGTCGCATGACTACCATCTGCTAAAGGAATGCCATCATCATCAATCTTCATATCATAAAAAGATAGAAATCGCGTGTCAGCCTCAAGGCAAGCCGATTTTAATTCATTCATAAGGAATTGTGTTGTACCATAATCTTCAAAATAATCATGAAAACAAGAGAATACAAAAGGCTCCTTAGATGGGCACCCTCTATTTGCTATCATAGACTCATATACATCTCTACCATACTTAGCAGATAACACAGCATTGTACATACGTTTTAAAAATATACGCAACTCTTCACGACAGGCTTTTATTAGGATGCTTTTCGTCCCTACATAATTAGCTGCAATTTCATTGGCATAATAGCTTTCAACAAGAAAAACATGGCGTATCTGCATTAAGTTCTACCATCCGCAAATTGCCATTTTACATCGAGAACAAAAATCAAAGCGTGATAACCACGTCGGTAACCCTAAGGCATTCGACTTATGTAAATAAGGAATTAAATTGTCTGGCATATCCATATTTCGAGCAAAGTCATCTGGTGCCATTTGAAATACTTTTGCAGCTTTACAAAATATTTGAAATAATCTACGTGAAGCATGACGAATTTCATCGTAAAAGTCGGATGAAAAGGCCTGCATAGACAAGGAAGGATACCGATCATCATACCCTTCATATTCCACGAAATTAAATATATTTCTATCAAGCTCATCAATATAGGATTTCATTGTTCATCCTTTCATTAAGAGGTACCGCTCGAAGTTCGAGACCCTACACTACCAAAGCCATACTTTTCACCAATTCTATGTGCCCGATTACTCGTTTTAGTATTGTAACGATTTCTAGTCATTTCATTAATAGTTCTAGCCACTCTTGCACTATTAGATTTACTAGCGTCTGTACTTGCATCAAAAGGTGTAAGTGACGATGTAGCACGATAGGTCATACTGGGTGCATCCATATATGCCGTTGGAGCTGAAAAGCCATGGAACGCATAGTAACCTACCGCCAAAGTTGGAATCAAACTGGCTAAGCCTGCATCCCATATAATATCACCCTTCTCATCACGATGAAAGGTAACAGACTTCTCAGCATCATCATAGAGTGCCGTTTCTTTTCCATCACCATGATTAATCAAGGTATAGCTTTTACCTTCATCATCAACGAGCCGTACTTCCCCATTATTCGCTTCTGGTTTGACCACATCACACAAAGCATAACTAATATCATCCCAATAGGAATAAACACCTACAAGAGCTGCTATAGATGTAAACGCTATGGCTATGTAAACAGTATTCTTACTTGGTTCATACATACAATATTCCTTCGTTTGATTTCGTAATTGAAATCAAGACTATCTCAATCTTTATTATATTTGATAATGTCTTACGACCCTGCTTATTCTTTAATTCCACCATATATGCATATCGTAACAATACTTCACTGTCATTTCTAATAGCCTCTATGCGTGTATTCTCCGAATCTGACAAGTTTTTTAATTTCCCCACTTCAACATACGTAGTGCCATTAACCACACTAATAACAGATACATCTTTAGTCGTATAAATAACAATCCACCGTTCAGGAGACTTAGTGTCTTGTTTAATGGTATAAACCTTTCCATATATAGCATCGATAAGGTCGATAGCCGTTGCATTAGGATCTTGCTTAGACGTATATACCATCAAACCGTCTTTTGTACCCTGCGGTTCATAATAATAGGAATCCTTAATGCGCTCCTCCATGGTATAGGGGAATCCCACTTCATCACGCAATTCATGCCAAGTCATATCTCCTACGAATAAATAACCCAAAAAGAATAAAATGATTCCCCAACTCAGACCCAATCGTGTCCATTCTTTTCTGCGAGCTACATTACGAATTTTTTTACTCGCTGCTTGAGCAGCCTGATCTCGCCGTCGATGTACATCAGACAAACGAATCCGCTCACCTTGAGCCTGATCCTTTAAACCTCCGTGCCAGTCCTCAATAAAGAATACATTGGTTTTATCCTTTTTAATTGATCTATATTCTTTATAATCGGCCTTATCACCGCTTCTAGCTTTACTTTCACCCTTAACAGATATGACGCGTTGTAAGCCTTTATCGTACAGTTTATATCCTTTAGGCGGCGTTGAACGTAAAATAGTTTCTGAAAAGGTACAATAGTCTTTCCCCATTAACAATGGTGAGCCATTTTTTATCTTCACCATCCACTGGCATAAGACCATATTCGGTCCAATTCTTAGCCCCTTTATGAGTACCTAATTCATTATTATACATTTCATCATTAAGAGTATAATTCACTGTCTTTTCTATGATGAATTCTTGATAGGAGATAACTTCAATAACTACGTATCGCTTTCCCTGAATCTCTACAACATCATAACACTTAAAATTCATAGCCTAGACTCTTCTTCAATAACTTCTTTTAAAAGTTTAATTTCCTCTTTTGTTAATGGTCGTTCCAACAAATCGGGCCGCAACAATCGTGTCCGCTTTAAGGCTTCCTTTTGTCGCCACGTAGCAATGTTTTTATGATGACCACTGCGTAATACATCAGGAACACCCCACCCTCTGAATTCTGGAGGCTTTGTATATTGAGGACATTCTAATAAAGGCTCATAAAAGGAATCCTCTTGGGCCCCACTAGCTGCGCCTAATACACCGGGAATCATACGAGCCACCGCATCAGCTACTACCATAGCAGGCAACTCGCCACCTGTTAACACATAGTCGCCAATTGAAATAGTTTCATCTACTAAATGTTCCTCTACACGATAGTCTACACCTTCATAATGACCACAAATGAGCACCAATTGATCGTACGTCGCTAGTTCACGAGCCTTTTCTTGTGTAAAAGGTTGACCTGTAGGGCCCATAAAAATAACACGACGTCGTATACTTTCACTAGGATTACCAATAAGGCTCATTTCATCACATATCTCATCTGTAGAATAGGCGCTATTAGTTTCGCTATCATATTGAGCAATAACAGATTCTACGGCTTCAAAGATGGGAGGTGCCATCATGAGCATACCCGCACCACCACCATACGGCGTATCATCTACTTGACCATGTTTATTATGACTAAAGTCCCGAGGGTTAGTTACGCCCATAGATAAGCGTTCCGCTTCGATAGCCCGTTTTATGATGGAATGACTAAAAAAAGCATCAAAAAACTCAGGAAATAAAGATACGATATCGATACGCATAGACCGTCCTCTGTACTTATTAACTCACATAAACTCATTAGCATTATCTATATATAGCTATATTATATAACTTTTACCATAATATACCTATATGTAGATAAAATAAAACCGCCTAAAGGATTATATCCATTCAGGCGGATCTACGATCATCAATTTATTCTCCACATCGATGTCTTTAACGACCTCTTCAATGGCTGCAAATAATTGATCTGGTTCCCCATCTTTGGAAACCACATAGACATCATTAGCACCAGGTTGCAATACATCAGTCACTGTGCCAAGCACATTTCCCTTTGTATCTTGTACTTCAAGACCAATGATATCAAAGATGTAGTAGCGACCTTCTGGTAATTCTACCAAATCTTCACGACGTACTTGAATCTCTTTCTTAGCGAATAATTCAGCCGCGTTGCGATCAGGGATTTCCTTAAAGGATGCTAGTACAAATTGTTTATGAAATCGTGCGGATGCAACGTGGTATTCTTTACCATCGATGTAACAGGCATCCATATGCATGAACCGTTCTGGAAAATCGGTTCTAGGCATAATACGAAGATCACCCCGCACGCCGTGCGGGGCGATGATAACACCTATTGTGATGAAATCGTTATGCTTCATTATTGACGAAACGCAACGATTTTACCGTCTTCTAATAGGATTTCAGCGCCCATCATGGCATCCAAATCATCCCCGATTTTAACGGTAACTGTTTGCTCTAATGTGCCTTGAGGAATTTCAGTTCCCAAAGACAATTCTTGAGCATCTTTCAATTTAGCTGTTACTTCTTCTTTGAAAGCCAAGCGTTTATTTTTCTCTTCGTCGATTTGTTGACGAATCGCAGTAAGACTTGTAGCATCAACTTTAGCCGCATCAGCCAAAATACGTTGAGCTTGGAACTCAATTGCTTCCAAATCTTTATTCACCATATCAAGGCGAGTTTCAAGATCGGATACAATTTTCGCTTTCAAGTCTTCTGTTACTTTTGCTTTTACTGCTACAGGGACACGTAATGTCATTTCTTCCATTGGAATACTCCCTTTTAGACAATATCGACAGATATCTTTTTGTTCTCTTTAATAGCCGCCGCTTTCACCACAGCGCGAATCGCTTTCGCAATTCGTCCTTGCTTTCCGATGACTTTGCCCATATCCTCTGGGGCTACGTGAAGTTCGTAAACCTCCATATTCCCCTTTTGGACCATGGTAACAGATACGGCATCAGGCTGCTTCACTAATGATTTCGCAATTAATGAAATTAATTCTATCATCACAGTATGCCTCTCTATTAATTACTTTTTAGCGTCAGCAAATTTTTGCATAACGCCTTGTTTTTTGAACAAGGAGCGAACAGTGTCAGTAGGCTGAGCACCTTTAGCTAACCAAGCCAAAGCTTTTTCTTCGTCTACATTAACGATAGCTGGTTGTTTAGTAGCATCATATTGACCAATAGTGTCAACAGGACGACCTTCACGTGGAGCACGTGAGTCAGCAACAACGATACGGTAGAAAGGAGCTTTTTTAGCACCTAAACGAGTCAAACGAATTTTTAACATATGAAATTCACCTCCTTATACTGATATAGGTGGACAGGTTCAGCGCCCCTGCCCATGTATTACATAAACGGTAATTTAGGCATTCCTGGGAAGCCGCCCTTACCGCCACGTAAACCTTGCATGCGCTTCATCATCTTCCGCGCTTCTTCAAATTGTTTCAACAAGCGATTAACGTCTTGCACTTGCGTACCAGACCCCATTGCAATACGCTTGCGGCGAGAACCATTAAGAATATTTGGATTTTCTCGCTCTGCTGCCGTCATGGATGTAATGATGGCCTCGATGCGGCGCACCTCTTTACTATTCAAATCAAGGTCTTTTAATTGATCCTTAATTTGACCCATACCTGGCAACATACCAATAATATTTGTAATGGCCCTAACTTTCTCACTTGATTCATCTGTTTCAAGAAGTCATCCAAGGTGAAATTGTTTTTCGCCATTTTCTTAGCCATTTCACGAGCTTCTTCTTCGTCGATAGCGCCTTGAACATTTTCGATCAATGTTTTGAAATCGCCCAAATCGAGAATACGAGAAGCCATACGGTCTGGATAGAATACATCGAAACCATCCATTTTTTCGCTCACACCAGTGAACTTGATTGGCAAACCTGTTACAGCTTTGATGGATAACGCCGCACCACCGCGTGCATCACCATCGAGTTTAGTAAGGATAACACCATCAACACCTAATTTTTCATTAAACGTTTGTGCTGTTGTTACCGCATCTTGACCGATCATTGAGTCTACAACGAGTAAAATTTCATGAGGACGAACAGCGGATTTAATATTGGATAACTCGTCCATGAGGACTTCGTCTATCGCCAAGCGACCAGCTGTATCGATGATAACAACATCTTTCAACATATGCGTGCTTTGCTCTACGGCGCGGCGCGCAATGTCTACTGGATTAGCGCCAGGTGTTTCATCAGCAAATACAGGAATATCGATTTGCTTACCTACAACTTGCAATTGAGTAATCGCAGCTGGACGATATACGTCGGCAGCTACGAGCATTGGATGTTTACCTTGTTTGCGAAGGTATACTGCCAATTTACCAGCTGTTGTAGTCTTACCAGCACCTTGTAAACCAACAAGCATAATAATTGTTGGTGGCTTGCTGGAAATCATGATGCGACTTTGTGTACCACCCAATAAGGCTGTTAACTCATCATTTACGATTTAATAACCGTTTGTGCTGGATTTAAAGAACCGAATACCTCTTCACCGAGGGCCTTTTCCTTAATGGACTTCACAAAGTCCTTCGCAACCATAAAGTTAACGTCCGCTTCTAATAGTGCTGTACGTACTTGACGCAACGCAAGATTGACATCATCTTCAGTAATTTTGCCTTTCCCTTTCAAGGATTGAAAGGCTTCTTGCAGTTTTTCTGACAAGCTATCAAATGCCATAATATCCCTCCATTTGCGCCAATACTTTTTGTACCTTGGTTTCAGCTAACACCTCTTTAGGCAAGGTTTCTTTCAACTGTGAAAGCAGTCCTTCACGCTGTTCATATTGTTCTACCAAGTGTAATTTAGATTCGTAATCGTTTAAAATGTGTCGAGCACGCTGTAAATTATCATGTACAGCCTGCCTTGATACACCTAATTCCTCAGCAATCTCGCCAAGGGACATATCGTCTTCGTGGTGAAGTTGTAAGGACATGCGTTGCTTATCCGTCAATAATGGCCCATAGAAATCTAAGAGCAAACTTATAAGTACTCGTTCTTCCATTTCACCACCTCCATCACTGTCAAGTCATATTACTTTACATATACTACAGCATAAAAAAAGATGTGTCAAGTAGAAATACTTAACACACAATTATAGTCTTGTACTCAACTACTTTTATGTTCTATGATAATTACTTTAATGATAATAAATTTTATTTTTCACTTTTATATCTATAATAAAGTGCTATAATATAGATATCTAATATTTTCAATATAAAGACAGGAGGTATTTTATGAATACCAAACAATATGATCTTATCGTTCTAGGTTTCGGCAAAGCCGGTAAAACATTAGCCGCTAAATTTGGCTCTATGGGTAAAGCTGTAGCTATGATTGAAGAAAACCCACTTATGTATGGTGGCACATGCATTAATATTGCATGTATTCCTACTAAGACGATGATTGTGGCCGCATCTAAAGGCTTATCTTACGATCAAGTATTAAACCAACGCGAGGTAGTTACATCTCGTTTACGTAATAAAAACTTCGGTATGCTAGACACTAATGAATATGTCGATGTATATACTGGACATGGTGATTTCATTAGTAATAAAGAAATCGCCGTTACAGCTGGGGAAGACAAAATCATCTTATCTGGTGAAACAATTATTATTAACACTGGTGCTGTAGCGATTAAGCCTAACATTGATGGCATCGACACAGCAATAGGCTTCTATAATAGCACAGAAATCCAACAATTATCCCCTCAACCAAGTACACTAGGCGTTATCGGTGCTGGTCCTATCGGCCTTGAATTTGCTAGCCTATATGCTAAACTAGGTACAAAGGTAACAGTATTTAATATTGAATCTGGCATCTTAAAACGGGAGGAACCGATCGTACAAGAATTAGCTAATGAGTACTTGACTGAGCAAGGTATTACTATTCTTAACGATGTAACATTAAACTCTGTATCTAATGATGGCAACAAACCTGTTATCACAGCAAATGGTCAAAACTATACGTTTGATGCTGTTTTATATGCTACAGGTCGCAAACCAAATACAGCTAACATCGGTTTAGAAAATACGGATATTACTACTAACGAACGTGGCGCTATCGTAGTGAATGATACATGTGAAAGCTCCGTTCCTAGCGTATATGCAGTAGGCGATGTAAACGGTGGTCCTCAATTTACGTATATTTCTCTCGATGACTTCCGCATTGTATTTGGTGCTCTTACAGGTAATGGCCAATACACATTAAAAGATCGCAAAAATATTCCTTATACAACATTCTTAACACCTCCACTGGCTCGTGTAGGTCTCACAGAAGAAGATGCTATCAACAAAGGATATACAGTTAAAACTAAAGAAATGCTCGTAGCTACCATGCCAAGAGCTCATGTAAACGACTATTTAAAAGGTGCTTTAAAATTGTAGTAAATGCAGAAAACAATTTAATCCTTGGTGCTACACTTTATTCTCAAGGTGCTGAAGAGTTGATTAACCTCATTAAAATGGCTATGGACAACAACATTCCATATACATATTTCAAAAACCAAATCTTCACACATCCTACAATGGTAGAAAATTTAAATGATCTCTGTAATTTCTAGGTAAGAATAGTAACTACATAATCTAATATAATAAACAAAAGAGTCTCCCATAACTGGAATAGATAAGTTACGGGAGACTCTTTTATTTATGCCTAATGATCAATTTTGGATTATTAGTTAATATATTTAGTTCTTTGTAAATAATCTACGAACTACTGATTGCAATTTAGGTGTCAATATAATAGCCACAACAATACCTGCAGCACTTGTAATCAAGGAGTATTGGATTTTGCTAGCTGCTACAGCTGCACTTTCAAGAACAAACCACCATGCTAAGAAATAGCCAAATGCAGTCCAAATTGTACCAATAATAAGAGCAATCAAAATACGTGTAAAGGTTGCTGTCGGTTTTGTAATGGATGGTGGCAAGTAACCTGCTGTCATACCACCTACAATAAGACCTGCAATACCTTTAATAAAGAAAGAGAATACAATGTATTGCGTATGTCCACCAAAAAGATCAAATAATGCGGAACCAATAGCCGCACCTAAACCACCATATAAACCGCCAAAAAGAATGGATGATGTAAATAATGCAGCAGATCCTAAGTGAACCATGGCCCCACCCGGTATTTCGATGCGAATCGTTGTTGCTACTGCACATAAGGCAGCAATAAATCCGATATATACAATATCACGCGTCTTTAATTTCATAATCTAGCTCCTCTCTTTTAGCTGAATAACTATATTTAGTATAACAAATCTCAACCAGTCTAAAAACACTAATTTCATAGGAATTAAATATATAGCCAGATTTAAAATAAAGCACCTATACCATGGTATAGGTGCTTTATAAACTTAAATCAACGCTATCACATATTATATGTTATAAGATATAATCTAAAAATTAAATCTTAGCTCGTTTTTAAACGTAAAGAGTTACTTACAACGGTTACAGAGCTAAATGCCATTGCTGTACCTGCAATCATAGGATTTAATGCGCCGACAGCAGCCAATGGAATACCAATGCAGTTAAAGATCAATGCCCAGAATAGATTTTTGTTTAATATTAGTCATAGTCTTACGGCTGAGGCGTACTGCTTGTACTAGTGTGTGTAAATCATTTCTTACAAGAACGATATCTGCTGCTTCTACAGCAATATCTGTACCACTACCGATAGCAAAACCAATATCTGCAGTTACAAGAGCTGGTGCATCATTGATACCATCACCAACCATGCCCACTACGAGACCTTTATCTTGTAACTCTTTTACTTTGCTAGCTTTATCTTGAGGCAACACTTCTGCAATAACGTGAGTAATACCTGCTTGTTTAGCAATATATTGAGCTGTACGGCGATTATCACCGGTAAGCATCCACACATCGATACCTTGAGACTGTAATTCTTTTACCACCTCAATAGTTTCTGGACGCAATTCATCCTCTACAGCCCATAATGCACTGATGACACCATCTACAGCGAGAACAGACACGGAAGCACCTTGTTCTTCATAGTGTAGAATATCATCTTGGACGGCACTTAGATCATAACCTAATTCAGACATCCAACGGCTATGACCAAGTTGTACAGACACGCCTTGATAAGCGCCTTGCAAACCTTTACCAGGCACATCACCGAAGCTTTCTAGTTCTACAGCTTTACCTTTATAACCATGATCTTCGCCATAATAAACCATGGCCTTTGCAATTGGATGCGATGTACCACTTTCAAGGGCCATCATAAGGGACATATTTATACTTTCATCACCATTATAATTTTTGAAAGCCGTTACATCGAGAACACCTTGCGTAAGAGTGCCAGTTTTATCCATAACGATGGCATCGAGTTTACCAGCTTTTTCAAGATATTCCGCACTCTTGATGAGAACACCATGCTCCGCACCTAAGCCAGAGCCTACCATAATAGATGTTGGTGTAGCGAGACCAAGCGCACAAGGACAAGCGATAACAAGCACTGCTGTAGCATTAATGAGAGCTACATTAACAGAATCGCCTACAATAAATACCATACAAGGCCAGTCAATACAGCGAGGCCAATAACGATAGGCACGAAGTATTGAGCTACGATATCTGCAATACGTTGAATACTTGCTTTAGAGGTTTGAGCTTCCTCTACGACTTTAATAATTTGAGAGAGCATTGTATCGGAGCCGATACGTTTTGCTTCCATTGTGAAAGCACCGCTCAAGTTAATGGTAGCACCGATAACTTCAGAACCAACTTGTTTTTCTACAGGCAAACTTTCACCTGTAAGCATAGCTTCATCTACAGTAGAATAGCCTTCAGTAATAGTACCATCCACTGGAATTTTTTCGCCTGCACGAACTTGTAAGATATCACCTGCTACAACCTTAGATGTAGGAATATCTACGAACTCACCATCACGCAATACATGAGCTGTTGCTGGTTGCAAGGCAATCAATTTTTGAAGTGCTTCAGAAGTACGCCCCTTAGCAATCTCTTCTAAGAGTTTACCAAGAAGGATAAAGGTAATGAGCCATGCAGAGGTTTCAAAGTAAATACCATGTGGCCCAAGTTCTGGATGAAACTGCCAATTATAAATGCTAAATAGATAAGCAACAGTCGTACCCATTACAACGAGAACATCCATGGTAAGGGCACCATTCTTCACCGCACTCCACGCACTCTTATAGAACATAAGGCCAGGGCCGAATTGAGCAATGGTAGCAAGAATGAACTCTACCCATACTGGCAAGGCTTGAATACCAAAGCGATGTAATGTCATATTAATCATCATCGGTACGGCCATACAAGCAGCAATGATAAGACGTGTAATATGAGGTTTTAAATTAACCTTTTCTATTTCTTGTTTGTTTCATCTGCCTCTGCAGCACCGAAACCAATATTTGTAATGGCATCAATAATTTGTTGTGGCTCTACAGTAGAGCTATCTTTGTATTCTACACTCCCCTTTCGAGTGAGTAGATTAACCTTTACAGATTCTACGCCATCGATCTTAGAAACGACGTTTTCAACACGCTTTACACAAGCAGCACAGTGCATGCCGGTAATATCAAACTCTTGTTTCTTCTTGCTCATAGTATCACTTCTTTCTAACATAATCTTTAAAGATATATGTTCCTATATATCTATATAAGTCAGAAACTTATAGTAGATATATCATACATCGCTAACAGAATACTTTATAAACACGTATCATTTAATATATGAACACTTTTACATGAGTATTCATTCATAGGTCTATAATCAATAATAACATAAATTATCATTACGTCAATATCCTACTAAATCTAGAGGACTATTCCTTTTTTATAGGGGATTTAACATCTCCCCACCTATACACAACATTCATAAATAGATTATAATAAAGTGATGATGAATAAACATAAACTTTGATTCCAAAGGAGGTGAATATATGTGTGAATCAATAAGCCCTATAGTAGAATTTACTTCGGTAGCGAAGGAATTTCGCCATGAATATGTTGTTGAGAAGTCACGTTTTATCACAACTATATGCCCTTGTTCTACAGAAGAGGAAGCGCAGACTTTTATTGTCCGTATCAACAAAGAATTTTGGGATGCCCGCCACAACTGTACAGCCTTTGCATTAGGACCAAAACAAGAACAACAACGCTCTTCTGACAATGGTGAACCATCTGGTACCGCTGGTAAACCTATGTTAGAAGTACTCAAAAAAACAGGTATTACCAATGTAGCCGTCGTAGTAACGCGCTATTTTGGAGGTATTAAGCTAGGCGCAGGTGGTTTGATTCGTGCATATTCACACTCCGTTGCAGAAACCTTACGTCTTTCCCCTAAAGAACTACACACAACACGAACTCAGTTGCAGGCTATCATCGACTATTCCATGTATGGAGCTATAGAAAGATATGTGCAAGATCAAAAACTACATTATGAAGCAAGTTTTGGCGAACATGTAGATATTACTATCTTAGTACCTCCTACTGATGTAGAGCGCATACAAAAAGAGCTCCAAGACATGAGTCATGGAGCTGCTACTTGTACTATATTAGATTCTATTGAAGTGGTGCTACCGCTAGAACAATAATCTTACTGATGGGCACATTAATTAGTTATCACTATGGACTAATCCACTTATGCCTTGACTTAGTTCGTGACGTTTTTCATTAGTCAATGGATGAGGCCATACGCGTTCTAGTTGTTTTTTACGACTAAGACCTGTATTATGTGCAGTCATTAATCTACGTGCTTCCCAATTACGAATTGCTTTACCTAATGTTCTTTTTACTACGCCCATGATAGTACCTACTTTCTTAATCACTATATTATATAAAAATTTGTGATAAGGATAGAAAGTTTATTTCAAACACATTATTCTTTCTCTTTCCTTGATAACTATAGTATATATACCATTTTATTAAATGTGAAATTACTATTACTCAGTTCGTTATAAATTTTATTTATCTTATTTTGTGTATAATAGGGGAGATTCTATGGATACATCTTACTACCACAATTTTATTACCCTCGTTCAAACGGGCAATATGACACAGGCCGCAGAGATTCTTCATATTACACAACCAGCTTTAAGTAAACAATTAAAATATTTAGAAGCTGAATTTGGGGCTCAACTCATCAATATCAAGCGCGGTCAACGAGGATCGAACTTACAACTTACTGATGCAGGTAAAATCTTCTACGAAAAAGCCCAACAACTATGTTCTATTGAAGAATCTACGTATAATGCGGTACAGCAGTTAAATTCACGCATTGAAGGTACGTTGAGAATCGCAACCTCTGCATCTCGTTCCACACCAATTGTACAACAATATTTACCAGCCTTTTCCATGAAATATCCATCAGTTCACTTTGAAATCTATGAAGGACTGATGACGAATGTAGTTAATCAACTGATTAATGGTAATGCTGAGTTAGGAATTGCTAATATCCAAATGGTAGACACTGACAAATTTGATATTCTTCTCACACAAGAAGAACACTTATATGCTATCTTCCGTCGTGATGTATTCTGGATAGACCGCGAACATGATACAATCACTTGGGATGATATCAAAAAATGCCCATTATCCCTCTCCGGCGGCTCTGTGCGAATGATTATGCAATCTAGCTTGACAGATATGGACCAACTCAATGCTGTTGCTATCACTACAACTAAGAGTTCTGCCATCGAATGGGCATCTTCTGGTAGAACTGTCTCTTTAGTTCCTATGGATGGTAAAGAGCTTGTTAACCATCGTAAAATGGCTCGCATTAAATTACCAGAATTCTCTGGAGATTTCAAAAAAGCATTTATTACCCTCAAAGGACATGCTTTATCTCCGGTAGCACAGCAATTTATTGATTTCTATAAAGCTTATGTATAATTAAAGTTCTACATATGATTACTATTATGATATCAACAGTTTTCACGATTGGTACCTCCCCTATGTTAGATACCAATACAATACATAAGAAAAGACCTAGTACATTATGTACTAGGTCTTTTCTTTGTCATCTTAATATGTATGGTAAGCCATCTTAAGCTGCACAAGTAAACTTTAGTCGTTACATTTACTAGATACAAACTATTACTACCCTTGATGTACAGCACCTACTATATCAGTAATATTGTTTAGATTATATTGTTCCACATAATCGCCCATTTCACGAGCAATACGAGAAATCGCCGTTGGATCTACCATTGTAGCAACCCCAACTTGGACTGCTTGTGCACCAGCCATCATAAATTCAACAGCATCAGTGCCTGTCATAATCCCACCAAGGCCCATAATAGGAATATTAACCCCTTTATATACTTGGTGCACCATGCGAAGTGCAACCGGTTTAACAGCTGGCCCAGATAAACCACCATAAATATTACCCAATACAGGTTTACGACGATGGATATCGATAGCCATACCAAGAATGGTATTAATGAGACTGACACCATCGCCGCCACCAGCTTCTACAGCCTTTGCGATTTCCACAATATCCGTAACATTTGGTGAAAGTTTTACAATAACGGGCTTATCTGTTACTTTGCGAACCGCTTTTGTTACCTGTTCTACTACCTTTGGATCTATACCAAAAGCCATGCCTTCACAGGCAACATTTGGGCAAGATACATTAACTTCAAGGCCTGCAATACCATCTACAGATAGTGTTTCTGCCATCCACGCAAATTCCTCTACCGTACCAGCAGACATATTTGCTAGCAATGGTACATCATATTTCTTGAGGTCTGGCAAAATATCTGTAACAAAATGCTCTGCCCCTGGATTTTCAAGTCCAATACAGTTTAATACACCAGATGGTGTTTCTGCAATACGAGTCCCTGGATTACCATGACGACCTTTAGCGTTAATCCTTTTACAGAAATAGCACCTACTTCATTACTAAGGTCTAAATAACCAGCATACTCAGGGCCATTACCAAAGGTACCAGATGCAGCGATAATAGGATTTTTCATCTTAATCCCGCAATAATCTACAGCAAGCTTTGGATTAGGCGTAACGGTGTTATTTAAATCGCGTTCACTCATTAAAAGAACACCTCCTCAGCTGGGAATACAGGACCATCTTTACAAACTTTATAACGTTTGCCACCGGCACCATCACAAGCGCAACCTAAGCAACCGCCTGTACCACATCCCATGCGTTCTTCAAGAGATACTTGGCATGGTACATTGAGCTCTTTAGCAACTTGTGCGACACCCTTCATCATCGGTGTAGGACCACAAGTCATAACAGATGTGAATGTATTGGCGTTAATAAGTTCTGGCATGATCGCTGTAGGGAAACCTTTTGTACCTACGCTACCATCATCAGTAGTGATGTGCACTTTAACAGGCGTATCTTTGAATAAGTCTGCCCAGAAGGTTTCACTTTTCATTTCTAAAGCCCAAAAATAACTTGTGCTTCTTCACCGTTTTTGCAAGTGAGACGCGATGCATAGCATCGGTGCAATACCAACACCACCACCAACAAGTAGCATATTATTAGATGTTACAAATGGTTCACCCAAAGGTCCTAAACAATCTAATGTATCACCAGGCACGAGACGTGTCATAATTTCAGTGCCCTTGCCTACGACGCGATACAAAAGGGTAATAGTCCCCTTTTGTACATCGAATCCAGCATAGCTAATAGGGCGACGCAATAATGGCGCCGTAGAGTTCGCTACGCGAACATTACAAAACTGTCCTACCTTTGCTTCTGCTGCCTGTTTTGGTGCGTGAATATCCATAATCCACACATCAGAGCCTATTTGCTCATTGCGAACGACTTCGCCCTGTTCTACATAACCACTCATGGTTTTACTCCAATTCAAAATCTTGTAATGCTTCTACATTGTAGTTAGCATCATCTTTACGGTTTGCTACAACGCGCAATACTTCACGAGCTGTATCAAGACTTGTTAAGCATGGTGTACCCATTTCTACAGCAAGACGACGCAATTGGAAGCCTTCACGTTCAGGACGTTTACCTGCCGTCAATGTATTAAGTACAAGATCGACTTTATCTTGACGAATGTGGTCAGCACAGTTGTCATCACCTTCAGAGATTTTGTTAACTACCTTGCAGTCAATGCCATGTTCTTTGAAGTATTTACCAGTACCACCCGTTGCTTCAATGTGATAGCCCAATTCAATAAAGCCTTTTGCTAATTGACTCGCTTCATCTTTATCGCGATCTGCAACAGTCATAAGGATTGTACCATCTTCTGGGATACGCATGTTAGCGCCATTGATTGCTTTAAACAAAGCTTCAGAATATGTGCGACCAATACCCATAACTTCACCAGTAGATTTCATTTCAGGTCCGAGAGCAATTTCTACAAGGCCCATTTTGGAGAAGGAGAATACAGGTGCTTTTACAGCTACATATGGTTTATTAGGTACAAGACCGAGTGGCAAGCCCAAATCTTTTAAGCTTTCACCAAGAGCAATGCGTGTTGCATATTCTACCATATTAATGCCTGTAACCTTAGAAATGAATGGTACAGTACGACTAGAACGAGGGTTAACTTCAATTACGTTAAGTTCACCATCAGCCACGATATATTGGATGTTAAGTACACCTTTAACATTAAGGCCTACTGCAATACGACGTGTATAGTCTACAATTTGATCAATCAATTCTTGGCTCAAATGTTGAGCAGGATAAACGGCCATGGAGTCACCAGAGTGAACACCAGCGCGTTCGATTTGTTCCATAATACCAGGAATACATACGTCAGTACCATCGGAAATAGCGTCAACCTCTACTTCCATACCAACCATGTAACGGTCGATAAGAACAGGATGTTCCTTGGATGCAACTACAGCTTCCTTCATGTATACATCAAGCTCTTTATCGTTGTATACGATTTCCATGGCACGACCGCCCAATACATAGGAAGGACGAACAATCAATGGATATTTCAAGTTTTTAGCTGCTGCTTGTGCTTCTTCATCAGAAGTTACAAGAGCACCTACTGGACGTGGAATACCAAGTTTTGCCAACAATTCATCAAAGCGTTCACGGTCTTCTGCCATATCAATGCTATCTACGGATGTACCGAGGATTTTGACACCACGCTTAGATAATGGACCCGCCAAGTTGATAGCTGTTTGACCACCGAATTGAGCAATAACACCAGCTGGTTTTTCTTTATCAATGATTTCCATTACATCGTCCACTGTTAATGGTTCGAAGTACAAGGAATCAGAAATATCAAAGTCAGTAGACACTGTTTCTGGGTTATTGTTAATCATAATAGATTGGTAACCCGCTTTACGAAGTGCCCAAGAGGAATGTACGGAGCAGTAGTCGAACTCTACGCCTTGACCGATACGAATTGGACCAGAACCAAGTACTACAACGGATTTTTCACCTAGTGGTTTAACTTCGTCTTCTTGTGCATAAGCACTGTAGTAGTACGGTGTTTTAGATTCGAATTCGGCAGCACATGTATCTACATATTTATATGTTGGAAGAATGTTCCATTCTTTACGTTTTGCACGAACATCTTCTACAGTTGTATTAGCATAACGAGCGATAACAGAATCAGTGAAGGAATAACGTTTTGCTTTGCGCAATACTTCTTCTGTTAAACCATGTTCAACTAAAGCTTTTTCTACATTGACAATGTTTTTGATTTTTTCAATAAAGAATGTATCAATTTTTGTAATGTAATGAATTTTTTCTACACTAATCCCCTTGCGAAGTGCTTCTGCTACAACATAGATACGTTCATCATCTACTAAATGTAAACGTTCAATCAATTGTTCCATGGACTCATGAGAGATTTTTTTAAGCTCAATATGATCTAAACCAATTTCCAAGGAACGAATTGCTTTAAGTAAAGAACCTTCTAAAGAACGGTCAATAGCCATAACTTCGCCAGTAGCCTTCATTTGAGTGCCCAATGTACGGTCTGCCAAATTGAATTTTTCAAATGGCCAACGTGGGAACTTAGTTACTACATAGTCCAATGTAGGCTCGAAGCATGCTTTTGTTTCGCCTGTTACAGCATTTGTAATTTGATCCAATGTCATGCCTACTGCAATTTTTGCAGCTACCTTCGCAATTGGATAGCCAGTTGCTTTAGATGCTAATGCTGAGGAACGGGATACACGAGGGTTTACTTCGATAACGATATATTCATTGCTATTAGGATTCAAGGCGTATTGTACATTACAACCACCTTCGATTTTCAAATAACGAATGATTTCTACAGATGCAGTACGGAGCATTTGGTATTGAATATCGTTCAATGTTTGGCTTGGTGCCACAACGATGGAGTCACCAGTATGTACGCCAACAGGGTCGATATTTCCATGTTACATACGATGATACAGTTATCAGCACTATCGCGCATTACTTCGTATTCAATTTCTTTCCAACCTGCTACAGAACGTTCTGCTAGGATTTGGTGAATTGGTGAAAGTTTCAAACCACGGCGTGTGATTTCATACATTTCATCTTCGTTATGTGCAATACCTCCACCAGTACCGCCCAATGTATAGGCAGGACGGATGATGATAGGATAACCAATGCGATTAGCAAAGGCTACAGCTTCTTCAAGATCGTTAAAGATATCGGATTCAGGTACGGGTTGATTGATTTCCTTCATCGCTTCTTTGAAGAGCTCACGGTCTTCGGCTTGTTTGATTGCTTCAAGAGTTGTACCAAGAAGTTTTACACCGTATTTGTCTAATACGCCAGCTTCAGACAATTGTACGGCCATATTAAGACCTACTTGGCCACCTAATGTAGCCAATAAGCCCCAAGGGCGTTCTTTTTTGATTACTTCTGTTACGAATTCAAGACTAATTGGTTCTACATATACGCGGTCTGCAATATCTGTATCAGTCATAATTGTAGCAGGATTGGAGTTAACCAATACTACTTTATAACCTTCTTCACGAAGGGAACGGCATGCTTGTGTACCAGCATAGTCAAACTCTGCAGCTTGGCCGATAATAATTGGACCAGAACCAATTACAAGCACTTTTTTTGCTTCTGTGGTCATATTATTTTCCCTTTCTCATTAAGTCTTCAAATTCGTCAAATAAATATAGATTATCAGTAGGTCCTGGGGACGCTTCTGGATGATATTGTACAGAGAAAATAGGCAATTCTTTATGGCGCATACCTTCCACAGTACCATCATTTACACTGCGATGTGTAATTTCTACAAAATCTGGCAAGGAAGTATCATCTACTGCATAGCCATGGTTTTGAGATGTAATATATACACGGCCTGTACGTAAATCTTGTACTGGATGGTTAGAGCCACGGTGACCAAACTTCAATTTAAATGTTGTACCACCATAAGCTTGCGCCAATACTTGATGACCCATGCAAATGCCAAAGATTGGTTTTTTTGCCGAACAATTTCTTTACCTCTTCTACGGCATAGCCAAGATCTTGAGGGTCTCCAGGGCCATTGGATAAGAATACACCATCTGGATTTGCTGCTAACACATCTTCAGCTTTAGCATCTGCAGGAAATACTGTAAGACGACAACCAGCTGCTTCTAAAGAGCGAAGGATATTTTCCTTTACACCATAGTCCATTACAGCTACATGGAACTCAGCATTTTTATCGCCACGCATACCTTGCCATTTTGTAGTTACACGCATAACTTGATCTGTTGGCAAGTCTTGTTTAAATAATTTTTGGATATCTTCCATAGGGTAGTCAGAACGTACAAGTACGCCTTTCATTACACCATGGTTACGAAGAACACGTGTAATAGCACGTGTATCTACATCATAAAGGCAAGGGATGCCGTGTAAACGAAGATACTCACTAAATAGGCCTTCATTTTGCCAGTTAGATGGGAAATCACACAGTTCGCCTACGATAAAGCCTTTACAATATGGTTTAGGACCTTGAGTAATAGCATTCAATGTACCATAATTACCAATCAAAGGATATGTTAATGTAATAATTTGATCTGCATAGGACGGGTCAGTCAAGATTTCTTGATACCCTGTCATACCTGTGTTAAATACAACTTCCCCTAATGTAGGAGCGCCACCTAATAAGGAACCTTCAAACACGGAACCATCTTCAAGAACTAACTTGCCTTTCATTATAAGACTACGCCCTCCTTCATAACTACTTTGCCATCAACTACTGTGAGTTTTGCCCTACCTGTAACAGTCATACCATCAAATGGGCTGACTTTGCCTTTTGTATAGAATTTATTGCGATCTACTGTCCACTCTTCAGTTGTTGAGAATACAGTAATGTCTGCTGGTTTACCAACTTCAAGAACACCTGCATCAAGGCGCATTAATTCAGCTGGACGTGTACTCATATAGTATACAACTTGGTCGATGCTAAGTTTATCTGGACCATATGCATTAGTAATAACCGCTGCCAAAGATGTTTCGAGACCACTGAAACCATTTGGTGCACAGCAGAACTCATGGTCTTTCTTCATACGCATGTGGTGCATGGTCTGTAATAATTGCATCGATTGTGCCATCTTTCAAGCCTTCTAATAATGCTTGGCGATGATCTTCGGATCGAATTGGAGGAGCCATTTTGAACGCTGGGTTATATTCGCGTAAGTATTCATCCGTGAAAGATAAATGTTGGCTTGTAACTTCACATGTTACATTAAGACCTTTTGCTTTTGCACGACGAACCATATCCACAGTATTTTTACTACTTACGTGTGCAATATGAATGTGACCACCTGTCATTTCAGATAACAAGATATCACGAGCAACTGCTAAATCTTCAGCTACTGCAGGGCGTCCAATAACACCTAATTCATAGGAAACGATACCTTCATGCATATGACCATTTTTAGTCAATGTAATGTCTTCTGCATGGTCGATAACCATTTTATTAAACATGGAGGAGTATTCTAAGGCACGACGCATAAACGCGGCATTTTCTACATAGTGACCATCATCAGAGAAGGCTACTACACCGGCTTCTGCCATATCTCCCATTTCAGCAAGTTCTTTACCTTCAAGGCCTTTGGATACAGCACCAATAAATTCTACTTTCACAACGCCAGTGAGTTCAGCCTGTTTTTGTAAACCTCTTACGAGTGCAGCATTATCTACAACTGGGTTTGTATTAGCCATAGTTACAACACGTGTGAAACCACCAGCGGCAGCCGCTTGTGTACCAGAGTGGAAATCTTCTTTAGCTTCTTGGCCTGGTTCACGCAAATGTGTGTGAATATCGATAAGACCAGGTGCTACGATAAGACCTGTTGCATCATATACTTCAGCACCTTCAGCACTTAAGTTTTGACCGATGGCTGCAATTTTACCATCTTTTACGAGAACGTCTGCTACTTCGTTTTGTTTTTTTGCCGGATTAACTACCGTACCATTTTTAATAAGCAAGCTCACTACCGTCACCTCCGATAATAGTTAAGTACAATACAGCCATACGTACAGCTACGCCATTACGTACCTGTTCTTGAATTACGGATTGATCAGAATATGCTACATCTGGTGCAATTTCAAGGCCACGGTTCATAGGACCTGGATGCATTACCATCACATCATCTTTAGCCAATTTCAATACATCATTGTTAATACCAAAGATACGTGCATATTCTCTATTTGTAGGATACAACGCAGAATGAATACGTTCTAATTGAATGCGAAGTACGTTAACCACATCTGCATCAGCCACTGCTTCACGAATATCGTGGTGTACGGTAACACCTAATTTTTCGAGCTCTGGATATACCATAGTACGAGGACCAGCCAAATGTACTTTAGCACCCATTTTTGTAAGGCCATAAATATTAGATCTTGCTACACGGCTATGCATAATATCGCCTAGAATAACAACTTTTAAACCTTCAATGGATTCTTTTTTCTCTAAAATGGAGTACATATCTAATAATGCTTGTGTTGGATGTTCATGAGCGCCGTCACCAGCATTGATGATGATAGGATCTACTGCTTTAGTCGCATATAGAGGAGCCCCTTCTGCACTATGACGCATTACGATAGCATCTGTGCCCATATAGGATAATGTTAGCAAAGTATCACGGAAGCTTTCACCTTTACCCATGGAAGAACCACTAGGAGAAAGATTAATAACGTCAGCCCCTAAATATTTGCCGGCCAATTCAAAGGAACTACGGGTACGAGTACTTGGCTCCATAAAGAGGTTAACAATAGATTTCCCCTTTAAAAGTGGAACCTTCTTGTCATCAGAAAGAACGATTTTTTTCATTTTTTTTGCCACATTTAAAATCAATTTGATTTCTTCAGGTGACACATTTTGCAAACCTAATAAATGTTTGCCTTTTAGGCTAACTTGTCCCATGATTTCCTCCTAACTCACGTAACAAAAAAGACCTTTTGCCCAGGGCAAAAGGTCAAATAGTTTGCACAAAGAAGCCCTTATGGGGCGCTTCAACTATATTCCTTTCTCAGCCTCTCTGGACTAAATTAAAAGGTTTTGTAATATGCAATGGTCTCTCGTACCATGGATGCATTTTCTTTATTTATTGTACTGAATCTGCCCTTGAAAGTCAATGTGAAAGCAAAAGTTCATAAGTATTTTAAAAAGAGGACAAACCCTCAAAAGTGGCTTGTCCTCTCTATACTTCACCAATTGTTTCCTTATAATCAATCTATAATTAGAGACAAATAATTTTCATTATTATAAGCTAATATTACTGACCCATAGGATATAATTTTGGTGGATTTTGATCATCATTTTGTTGACCTTGCTGTGAACTATAAGGAGCTTGACTTTGTTGACCATCAGTCATTGGATTTTGCTGTGCATATTGTTGATTTTGTTGTGGTTGCCGTTGGTCACGACGACGTGTATTTTGAGATGCAGTCGGTCTAGGTTTAGTCAACTCATCAATAGATACAGCATTTGGAATAGTTACACTTGGTGTATCCTCATGTACATCATCAAGTTCGCCGAAGGAAGGTCCTGTTTTAGCAGCTTGTGCTGCCTTACGTTCTGCCTCAATTTGTTGACGTGCAAGTTCTGCGCGACGACGAGCATTTTCTTGCTGTTCTTTGACACGTTGAATCGCTTCAGCTCGCTCTTTTGCTTTACGTTCATTTCAGCTTGAGCCAACGCTTGTTGACGGGCGCCCAGCTTTACGCTCTGCCTCTAGTTGCGCTTTATATCGTTCCTCAGCAAGACGTCGTTCGGCCGCTTGACGTTCTGCTTCAGCCTCGTTCTGCAGCAAGTCGCTCTTGCTCTGCCTTACGAGCTCTGCCGCTATGCGAGCGCTTCTGCTTTACGAGCCTCTTCGGCACGTCTTGTTTTCTATGACGAGCTTCTTCGCTCTACGCGCTTCTTCAGCACGTTTAGCCTCTGCAAAATTCGAGCTTCTTCTGCACGGCGCGCTGCTTCAAGTCGTTCCTGTTCAGCTCTGTTGTGCCTGCTTAGCCGCTTGCTTTCCGGAGCTTCTTCGTTTCTACGTGCTTGCTTCTAAACGAGCTTGTTCAGCTTTACGCGCTGCTCAATTTCGCATGCTTTGCGTGCTTCTGTTCGTTTTGCTTGCTTACACGAGCGCTCAGCTTTACGTTCCGCTTCAAAGCGAGCCTTGGCTTCTGCGGCTTGTCTAGCTTCTTCAGCTTTTACGAGCGGCTTCAATACGAGCCGCTTCTATTCTACGTTCTTCTTCAAGACGTTTCGCTTCTGCCGCTACACGAGCTTCCTCCGCTTTACGGGCCGCTTCTAAACGATCCGCCTCAGCCTTTCTTGTAGCTTCAATACGCGCCATTTCTGCTTTACGTTCTTCTTCGGCCTTACGTGCTTCAGCTACTTTTCGATCAAGCTCAGCTTTTCTTTCAGCTTCTAGTCGTTTAGCTTCTTCTGCTTGGCGCATTTCTTCAGCTTTTTTAGCTTCTAATGCAGCTTTTTCTTTTGCAGCTTGTGCTTCTTGAGCCGCCTTCAATTCAGCAGCTTTGCGATCAGCTTCAGCTTTTTCTGCCATTTTACGCTCAATTTCAGCATGTTTAGCTTCTGCAGCCTTGCGTGCCATTTCTGCTTTTTCAGCAGCTAATTTAGCTTCTTCTGCTTTTTTACGAGCTAATGTTTCCTCCGCTTCTTTTGATTTTTTAAGTTGAGCTTCTTTTTTAGCTTCAGCAGCTGCTTTATCACTTAACTTTTTAGTTTCTTCATGAGCGATATTCTCTGCCTGCTTACTAGGTGTCAATGTGGATTTTGTAGTATCTACAGTACCTTTATTGCTATCTTTACTACCTATAGGGCCTACCGGAATTTGCGTAGTCCCTTGAGTTGGATGACCTAAACTATCTTTTACATCCTTAGGAACATTAACAGCAATAGTTTGATGTTTTTGTGGATTCGCAAGAGATTCAGGAATTAACAAGAACCGTATCGGCAAGTTAGATGCCCCTGCAGGCATAAAGTTTAATGTTAATAAATCACCTGCGTTATAGTTACCCATGATGCGACTATCTAAAATAGTTCCATCCCCAAGTGCAGAGATACCATCAGCACCGCCAATATGATAGGTTCGTGTATCTGTTTGACCGCGACGCGCACCTTGTTGGTGTAATGCTTTCACCGTAAAGGAACCAGAATAGGGACCACCAAGAGGGTTAAAATACAATCTAAATGGTTCATTACCTTTTGTAGGAATTTTTAAAGTATATGAAACACCATAGTTACCACGGTCACGAACAAATGCTTTATTTTGCATTTCGTCTACACCGTTGATAAACATATCTTCACGGTCATTACCGATTTCTACAAAAGCACCACCTAATGTCGTATCAAATGGTGTAGTAACCTCCATATTACGCTTAGACCCAGTATAGGTACCACGCAACTGAATTTCATCAATAGGCAAATTTTTCGCCCAATGAGATGCATCTACAGCATCCATCCCCATAGGCAACATCATAACACGAGCAAAGATTGGTGCCTCTGTTTTAATATCTACGACACCGGTAAATAATGCATCTTGATATACTGGTGTATTTTCCAAATCACTAAAGATTAATTGGCGCCCTTGTGGCGGAATACTTAGCGAATATAAAGGTCTCGCATTGGGACTTTCATCTAAAGGATGCTCTAAGTCCTTCCGGGATAAATCACGACCAGCAGCGAAATAATCTGGTGTAGCCACAGATTTCAACTGTCTCATCACATGAACAGTATTGGGATACGCCGATTGATTCTCCAATACGATAGCAATCTTATGAGGCTGATCCATCTCATTTACATGGTAAAAATAGATACGACCATTTCCATTAATTGTACCTGCACTAAGTGTACCACCTACTGGTCCTACATATTCAGGGCTATCTGATAGTAGCAATGTATCCGTTTGAGACACCAAACTTGGTGGCAACGGAGAAAACTGAAAATATCCAATTGATTGTAAATCTATATCACGAGCCTCTACATGGCCTGTAAGAGCAGCCATGGCGGCCATCGCTGCGGCTACACAATATTTTGATTTATAAGAAAACATATATTAATACCTCTATATTTCTTCAAGCCCCATAGGGTCATATGTAAGTGCTAATGCTTCGATTTTCTTTAAACGATGTCCAATACCCGACTTAGATAATTCGCCATCCATCAATTCTTCAAGTTCTTTCAGACTCGCTTCTGGATTGTCCCATCTCAATCTTGCTACAATCCGCAACTTTTCAGGCAATTCATCAATACCAATTTCTCTATCGATAATTCGAATAGCCTTTACCTGGCGTACTGCAGCATCTACAACCTTTTGCAAATTTGCAGTCTCACAGTTTACTTGTCGATTAATTTGATTTCGCACAGTTTTCATTATGCGCACGTTTTCAAATTCCATCAGTGCTGATTGAGCACCCATAATTTGCAAACAACTCGTTACAGCGTCCCCTTCTTTAAGATATACTACATACTCTTCCTTACGCTCAGTCAAACCTGCATGAATATGAAATAACCGCAATACATGTATAATTTCCTTTGCAAAATTCTCATTCCCCGTCATAAACTCGAGATGATAGTCACTTTGTGGCTTATTAACGATCCACCGCCCTAAAAAGGCCCCCTGTAAAAAGCACGTCGTGCCTCCATAGATTTAAGCCAACTACGAGGAATTTGTTCAGTCACAGGCCATAAAGCAAGATCTTCTAACGCCTGTCGCCCTTCTATAGATGGCTCTACAGATAAAGTATACATATTTCTTGCGCAAGTTTAGTCCTTGTCGTACTAATACATTGGTAGGTAATTCATATTGTTTTTTTAATATGCCTAACAAGCGACGAGCTACTGCATTATTTGCAGTAGCCAATCTAATACCAACAGCACCCTTCATCCCCAGAATGATAGATCCACCCATGCGCAATAAGCAAGATGCTTCAATTTTCATGGCCAAATCTGCATCACTAGAGGATTCATATTGGCATAATTCATTTTTTACATCTTCAGCAAATGACATAGGTATCCCTTCTCATTAATGATCATCTCGTTGGAGATAGTACTCTAGGATATGTGGTTCAGTATCTGATTGCATAGCATGCACAATATCCATAATTACTTTACCTAACCGTTCAGGATCATGAACAGCCGGCTTTTTAGGACTTATCAATGTAGCCCGAATCGTACGTATTCCTTTAGCTTGTAGCTTCTTAGTATCTAATACTACAGGCTCTGAACCTACAGCACTATATTGTTCTACCATTTGAATTGGTAAAGGCCCATCGTTAGCAAGTACAGTATCTACAATGCCTTCACCACCATGTGCAATGAGAGCCTCCACATGATCACTTAAGGTATAACCTGTAGTTTCACCAGGTTGAGTCATAACATTAGCAATGTAAATTTTATTTGCCTTACTAGCGCGTACATGAGATGCAATTTTATCAGTTAACAAATTCGGAATAATACTTGTATATAAGCTACCCGGTCCAAAGATGATAACATCTGCTTCATCGATAGCACGTAACGCAGCACCTTCTGGTTTTGGCTGTGCTGGCTCACTATACATATGGCGAATGCGTTTACCAGAATTAGGAATATTACTTTCACCTTCTACGATAGTACCATCGGTCATCTCCGCTACTAATTTAATAAACTCAGTAGACGACGGAATTACACGACCTCGTACACGCAACAATTTACTAGCCGCTTCAAGCGCTTCCTCCACATCGCCATCATATACTTGAGCAAGTGCTGTGATAAAGAGGTTACCAAAACTATGCCCAGATAGCTCATTTTCCCCTTCAAAGCGATAACGGAAAAGATTTTCCATAACCCCTTCTTGTTCAGCTAATGCAATCAAGCAGTTTCTCAAATCGCCAGGAGCAATCATTTTAAAATCTTTACGCAAGCGTCCCGAGGAACCACCATCGTCAGCTACGGTTACAATAGCAGACAAATTAGAGGTGTGTATTTTTAATCCACGTAATAAATTTGATAGCCCTGTACCACCTCCGATAACAACAATCTTAGGACCTTTATCGAGGCGTATATTTTGGAAAATAATATCCGACACCTTACTATCAGGATTAGGTAATACAGCACGAATAATCGTTTTAATAACCTTACTCGTACCGATTAACATTAAAACAGCGCCAATCGATAGTACAACAACGCCTACAGCAATGAGCACATTATAATTGTAAAAGCCCGTCATATTATAAGAAAAAGCTAATACAATATCTTCAAGAACGGCAAGCCATTGATAGTTAAACATCAACGAAATACCAATGATTAAAAGACCTACACCACAACTAAAAAGGGCAAGCCAACGTTTTATATTTAGGCCCGGAATAAGCCACCGAAACCATCTTTTTCGCAACATATGAACCCCTATCTAGTTACCAAATGTTTTAATTTCATGAGGATTATAATCTTCTTCTACATTATTTTTCATCATATCTCGATGTTCTACAGAAACGCGATAGCCGTTTTCTAATAGGTGAGAATATAATGCTTCTGCCATAGCCACAGATCTATGCATACCACCTGTACAGCCTACAGCAACGATAAATTGAGACTTCCCTTCTTGTTCATAATTAGGCACAAGAAAATCAATAGTATCAAAATAATGGTTTTTAAATTCCTCTGTAACTTCAAAGGAATGAATATATTCATTTACAGCTTTCACACGACCTGTTTTATGACGGAATTCTGGAATGTAGAATGGGTTTGGTAAGAATCGAACATCCCAAACCATATCCGCATCCAATGGTAATCCATATTTAAAGCCAAAGCTTACAACTGTAATAGACATGCCATGGCCTTCATCAACTTGAGTAAATCGAGTTTTTAAATACTCTTTGAGGCTCGCAGTTTTCATATTCGTTGTATCAATAATGAAGTCTGCTTTATGTCGTACAGAATTTAATATCTGACGTTCCTCTTTCAAACCTGTAGTGATCATCCCATCTGGAGCCAGTGGATGGCTGCGACGAGTTTCTTTATATCGTCTAATTAACGTCTCATCTGTGGCATCCATAAAGACAATTTCATAATCTACCTTCATTTCTCTTAATGTTTCAAGAGATGATGAAAGGGCTTCAAAGAATTCACCACCGCGAATATCTACAACTAAAGCTACACGGTTTGTACGTTCCCCACCTTGTCGACAAATTTCACTTAGCTTAGGAATCAGTATAGGAGGAATATTATCAATACATAGATAGCCCATATCCTCTAAGGCTTGTAGAACTTGAGTTTTGCCGGCACCAGACATACCTGTAACAATTAATAAACGAAATGCTTCCATAGTTTTACTCCATTATAAAAGATTCTTTCAATCCAGTGAGCTACACCATCTTCATTATGATGACCACATACTTCATTAGCCACAGATTTTACATGTTCTGTTGCATTTGAAACAGCTACTGAATACCCTGTTTCACTAAGCATAGAAATATCGTTCTCTGCATTTCCAAAGGAAACTATATTATCAAGGCTAAGATTATTATCTAAAGCTAATTGAGCTAATGCACGCCCTTTTGATACATTCAGTGCAGTGATTTCGAGGAAATCTCGTTGACTACGCACTAATGTAACTTGATTACCAACTAATGGGGTCAAGATCTCAATAATTCTATCGATTCCTTCCTCTGTATCGATAGCAATGAGCTTATTAGGCTCTGAAGAAAGTGTATAAATTGTATCACCTAAAAACTCAGCTACAGCCCCTGTTTGCTGTTCATAATGATCGGATTGCCAATTTTTATGATGACACAGTAAATGATCATCTACATACGATTGTATATGCCAACTATATTGTTGGCCGAGTTGAAAAACACGATGTACTACATCTATAGGAACAGTTTGTTCAAATAGCTTATATCCCGTTTCTAACTCCTGGATTAAACCACCAGAGAACAATATCATAGGAACATTGCCAAGTTGTAATGCTACTCCAATTGGTTTTGCCGTTTGATACATGCGTCCAGTAGCAATTGTTATACCAATTCCCTTCTGCTGCAAGCGATGCAATACATCAACTGTATACGCAGAAACTGTATTATCACTTCGAAGTAACGTCTCATCACAATCGATAGCTACCATTTTTATATGAGAAAAAGAAGGATTCATTCTTACCTCCTTCACAATAAAATCTAATACTCTTTATTATACCATTAATAGTGGCTATATAGATAGAAATTAGCGGTAAGAACTCTAATAATGATTAGAAAGTATAGTCATAAAACTTTCATTAAATGCAAAAATCCTCTATTATCAATTAATTATTATTTCTTAATCAATTGTATAATATTAATAAAACACTATAATAAACACTTCATATAATTTTCATTTAACTTTATATTAAACACAAAAAGAGACTCCCGAAAGTCTCTTTCATATAA